>Ga0156217_104_pt1 | contig 7947 bp, 9 predicted proteins | sample RifCSPlowO2_12_FD_107865 | JGI IMG/M metagenome (GOLD analysis project Ga0156217, IMG submission 107865) | Candidatus Levybacteria bacterium RIFCSPLOWO2_12_FULL_40_10 | reverse complement strand
GTAGTTCAAACCAATGCGCTGTATGCGATCTAACTACAAATACATGTAAACCCCCGCCTACACCAACGCCTACATCAACGCCTACCCCTACGCCAATACCGTTTAATCCAGCAGCATGTAAGTGTGATGGGATAGAGTATTCTGACCTTTTCTCAGGACAACAAACAACAATTACATCATTTGGAAAAGTCGAGGGGGATGATATTGGGAAGGCGCAGATAGTTGACCAGAGGTTCTTCTTAGCAGAGGGTGCAGAAACGACGGCTACAATTATTGGGCGGTCAGATCTAATTCCCTCATCGATTGTTGAAAATACAGGATCTAAAGTAAGGTACGTTTCCAAATGGACATTTACGATGCCACAGCTTAAACAAAGCGCAACCTATAGAATTTGGAGTCAAATTAATTGTCAACCAAAACTCCAGGCCTTTGCCCCTCCACAACAGCCAAAAAAAGGAGTATTACAGGCAGTAGCCGAAGCTCCCAAATCCTTTATCGATAGAATGATTGACTTCTTAAATAGACTGTTTGGTGTGGAAACCCAAAAACCACAGGAAACAGCTGAGATAGATTCTTCTGATCTTGCTCCCAGTCCTACCGGCAAGCGCTCTTTACAAATTGGGACTATATATCCTGTAGAAGTGTACCAGAAAACCTGCTCTTTTATAAAATTCAGGTTCGAAAACTTCGGCCAATAATCCTTGCTCTTGGAAAAATAGCCTCGATTTTAGTATAATGTATTTTAAGTTTATGGTGGTTGTAGCTCAACAGTAGAGCGCCAGGTTGTGGACCTACCTCATAGGTTTTTTTACTAAGTACCCATTGACAATAAGTCCACAAAGCCTTATCCTATCCTTGTGAAGACTTGCATTAGATGTAATAATCTGTTTAAAGCTTCAAGTAGGCACCTTAACTGTCCTAGTTGTAGAAAAAAGTCATATAAAAATCTTTGTCCTCTTTGCGGGCAGCTAAAACAACGAAAATCTAAATTATGTGTGAATTGCTTTAACATGAGTAAACAATATCCAAATTCTAAAGCTAGACATTTAAGCAAGGACGGATATTATTATGTTTATTACCGGTTACATCCCCTTGCCGATAAATCAGGGAGAGTTTACGAACATAGACTTGTGATGGAAAATAAAATTGGAAGATTCCTTTTGCCATTTGAGAATGTTCATCACAAAAACGGTAGAAGAAATGACAATAGAATTGAAAATCTTGAATTATGGACGAGATTTCAACCTACTGGTGGAAGGGTGGAAGATGTTGTAAAATGGGCAAAGGAAATCTTGAAATTATATGGTGATGTTAGCTCAACTGGTTAGAGCATCAGGTTGTGGACCTGAAGGTTGCCGGTTCAAGTCCGGTACATCACCCAACAAATTGAAACAACATACTATGGTAAAGAATAAAATGAATTCTAAGCCGGTTGAAGAAGAATCAGAGCCTAGAGTGCCAGCAGACCTTCAGAAGGCTCTCGCTGCTGTTCCCCCCTTGGTAGAGGTAGTGTGGAAGAGTCTCACGCCACTCGCGCGCTGGGACTTTATTATTTGGATAGACGCAGCCAAGCAACTTGAGACACGTAAACGCCGAATCGAGAAAGCTTGCTCGATGCTTACAGCCGGAAAGCGACGCCCTTGTTGTTTTACAATAGTGCCAACGGATCTTTATAAAGCCCTCGAGGCTAATCCGAAAGCGAAGGCTCAATGGAGAGATCTTGGGCCAGTCGCGCGCAGGGACTTCGTTAGCTGGATAGACTCAGCCAAACAACCGGAATTAAGTAAAAGCCGGGCCGGGCAAGCCTGCGAGCTGCTTGCGGCCGGAAAACAACGCCCCTGATGTTTCTTAATCTCTGAAGTGGTTCAATTCACTCAAGCAATCCAAAACTACAAACTAGCAAATGAGGTTCTGAAAAATACTAACTCCTGCGGTTGAAGGGTGCTATAATAGTTCCTGACATCATTCGGTAGGCTAACCCAATTTAACCCACTATCTCGCCTTCAATTATGTCTTGTCTGTTTTTTGGTTTCCAATTTCTCGCAAGCACTAATCCCGTAAGAAATCCCCCAACGTGTGCCCAAAATGCGATTCCCCCGGTCGCAAACGCGAAAGGTAAAGAGGCAATTCCTGAAAAAAGCTGGATTATAAACCAATAGAATATGTAAATAACTGCAGGTATCTCGGTAACCGTGACGAAAAAGAACATAAAGATGAAAGTTCTAATATTTGAGGATGGAAAGAGGATAAAGTACGAACCCAAGATACCCGAGACTGCACCTGATGCGCCTAGCATAGGTATGTTTGAGGCTGGCGTCAACAGATACTGAGCAAAATTGCCTGTTATCCCCGCTAAAAGGTAGAGTAGTGCAAATTTTATAATTCCGAGTCTTGCCTCAACGTTGTCTCCAAAAATCCACAAAAACCACATGTTCGATAATATATGAAAAAATCCTCCGTGCAAAAAAATTGATGTGACAAACGAAATTAGCGTTTGCGGACTCAAAAAATTAACCGAGGTCGGGATTAGAGCATATTCAAAAATAAACGCCTCTTGATTTGGCGTAGTTAATAGCTGGTAGAAAACGAATATGTTGGCAGCGATTATAGAAAGAGTTATAAACGGAACCTTGTTTGATTTATGAGAATCTGATATCGGAAACATAGATGCGCGGGTGAAAGGAATCGAACCTTCAACCTATTCCTTAGAAGGGAATTGCTCTGTCCGTTGAGCTACACCCGCATCCTGACTATTTTACTATATTCGAAGCCCATTTTGAAGCTCTCTAGGTCATTTTGCCCGGTTCTATGGAGTGGCCGCCGAATTGATTACGCATAGCGGTTAGAATTTTGCCAATGAAGCTTGGATGTCTTTGTGAATCTTTGCGAAACTCTACCGAACCCACAATTATTTCCATAGGCAATTTAAGTTCTCTGGCTGTTTCGACTGTATATTCTGCCTCACCTGTAAAACCTACGGCTCCCGATACGTCTTTCAGATCCTGGCCGAATTTGGCAAACGCCGATTTGAGCCAGCCTATTAAACGCGACTCGACAACGCTCCCGTTATTGTAAATTCGGGCTACTTCTGATAGATCAGGGTTGTAGGGCGAGTTCTTTAATATGTTGAAGCCTTCACCAATTGACTGCATCATTCCGTATTCTATTCCGTTATGGACCATTTTAACAAAATGGCCTGCGCCTATACCTTCAAAGTGTGCGACCGCTTCCGGTTTTGCCATTGTTTCGAATAGCGGCTTTAATTGATCGAATAGTTCGCGATTCCCTCCAACCATTAAACACGCGCCGGAGAGAGCACCACCGGGGCCGCCCGAAATCCCGACATCAATAAATTTAATTCCTTTTTTTTCTGCGAATTTCGATCGGCGAATAGTATCCTTATAATACGAATTCGCTCCTTCGATAATGATGTCGCCGGGCTCTAAATATTTCAATAGCGATTCGAGTATCTCATCTGTCGGCTTTCCGGAAGTTAAAATAGTTAAAATTACTCGAGGTTTCGTAAGCTTTGCTATCAGTTCATCAATTGAGTATGCGGCATCAATCCCTTCTTGTTCAAAAGCTTGAGTAACATCTCGCGTCCGATTATATCCAACCACCCGCCAACCAGAACGTGAAAGCCGTCTCGCAATATTTCCCCCTATTTTACCTAAGCCAACAATCCCGATTTCTTTTTTCATATTTGGCAAAAAGCGGCATACGGTTCAATCCAATTTCTCCCGTCGTACTCTATTAAATCAAAAGCCTCTTTTGGTCCCCAGGACCCTGCTTTATGAAACGTGATCGGAGTTCGATTTTTGACTAAAGGGTCTATAAATTGCCACTCTGCTTCAACTTCCTCCGAGGTGTTAAAAGATGTTCTTTTTCCGGCAAAAGCATCTTGTAGTAGTTTTTCATATGCATCAAACGTTTCTTCCGGAAAATAATGCTTGTAGCAAAACTGCATAAGAGTAGGTTCTAGAACTTTTGCGTATCCCGGTTTTTTTGTAAGTATCTTAAGCCCTACGCCCTCATTAGGCTGAATACGAATCGTTAAAACGTTGTCTCCTATATTATGTGATTTAAATACGTAATTTATTTCAGTAACCCACGTCGTCATTTGTTTTCCCGCCCTAACGTATATGGGCACATTTTTAAATCTGTCATGTTTAAAATGAGCTTTAAAGGCAAAAAACGTCTCGACTTCTGAATCGGGATCAACACTCTCTTCATCTCTATAACCTACGACTTTTTTTCCGTCAACTTCTCCATCTGTGTATTGCCCAAAAACAACATCGGCGGGCTTTGCAGATAGATTTTTTATGAGATCGATCCGGGACCTAACTAATTCTTTATCCGTGTCGCCCCGCGGCCGCTCCATTGTTGCAAGGGCAATCATCTGGAGTATATGGTTTTGCCCAACATCCTTAAGCGCTCCCGTTTCTTCGTAAAATTTCCCGCGTTTTCCTATGCCAAAATTTTCAGGCGCGGATATCTGAATGTGGTCAAGATATCCGGCATGAAGAAGATTTTCGAAAATATTATTGTCAAAACGGAAAGATAAAATGTTTTCCAGAGTTTCCTTACCGAGGTAATGATCAAGGCGAAAAATCTGTTCTTCTGAAAAAGTATCTAAAAACATTTTGTCATACCGCCTTGCAGAAGCAACATCGTACCCTATTGGTTTCTCAATCATTATTCGTGTCCAGCCGCCAAGTCGACTCTTGTTGAGTCCGCTTTTTTTGACATTCTTAAAAACAGTTGGATAAATAGACTGTGGAAGCCCAAGATAAAACAGCCTATTATTTGAGTGAAATCCCTCACTTCCCAACTTATCAAGATACCTGTCTAAATCCTTATAGAAGGAGAGCTTCGTGTTATCCCCTGGGAAAAAGTACATGTGGCTCTTCAGAAATTTAAAAGAATCACTATCGATTGAATGTTTATGGTGTCTATTGTCAGATGTTAAAGAGTGCTGAAAGAAGGCAGAAAATTCTTCCTCGGAATATCGCCTCCCCGTTGCAATTATTGCAAAATTTTCAGGGAACATCTTTTTTTCGGCAATATCATATAGGGCCGGGTAAATTTTCTGGTAGGAGTTGTCTCCGCTTCCTCCAAATATTATAAACGAAAAGGGAACATTGAATACGTTTTGTTGTGTAATCACAATCATTAATTGTAGGGTTATTATTGAAAAGTTTCAAGAAGTAAAGTTGTGCGATTGAGCGGGTGAGCAGAATCGAACTGCCGTCTACTCCTTGGAAGGGAGTTATTCTACCATTGAACCACACCCGCACTTCGACTCCACTTTGACAAGCTCAGGGTCGCTCAGTGCAAGCCCTTCGGCATCTTCACACTGAGCGGAGTCGAAGTGCTCAGTACAAGCCCGCTCAAAAATTATACTAAAATAGCTATAATTAAACAACACACTCACAGGTTTAATTGACAGTAATTCTTAATTTATGTAAGATAAAGTTTCTTATGCTGCATAGTGAGAGAGAAAAAGTTGAAAGTATAATCACAGGGCTGAGCGTTCCAACATGCAGCTTTGAACACCCTTTAATAAAAGAGAATTGGAATACTAATAACCCCCATCTAGATGTTGTAGATAGATCTGACGACCGTCGCCTAAGCTCTGTTCATTTGCAAGGAAAAATACAGTTTGCAATTCCAGAATTACCAGATAAAGTAATATTTTGCCCTCCATATGTCTTAATAAATGAGGAACCTACTACGCATCCGGGCTCAAATGCCTTATATTATAGCGAGATGCAAAAGGGTAATAACATTATACTAATATCGTTTCTTCCTCCCTTCAAATGGACATCCCCTTTACATTGGCATCTTCAAGAAGAAGGAAAACCGCCAATTATTGAATATTATGAACTTGCTTATGGATCAGCGACAATTCACCATAAAGAGAGCGATAAGGGAGTACCGGCCCCAGAATATTTCAGTTTCAGACACGGAGTTAGACACAGGATGCAATCGGGTAGGGAAGGCGCGCTTCTTTCAATCTTGATGCGGGATGCAGCGCGATATCCTCAGGCTCTCAGGCACATCCACTTCTAAAATTCTTGTGTTTTGTTTGCATCGAAAGTAAAATATACTTAATCGGAGACTAGTTCACCGGTAGAACGCTCGCTTTGGGAGCGAGAAGCACGGGGTTCAATTCCCCGGTCTCCGACACCAAAATGTCAACACTAGGATATATATTGTTATTTACGTTTATTGGAAGCATTGGAGCGCTTATCGGGGGTTTTATTCTTCTTTCCCGAGAGAAATTTGCAATAAAAATTTCTCACCTCCTTGCATCATTTGCCGCGGGCATTCTGCTGGGAAGTGCATTCTTTGATCTTTTACCTGAAGCTCTTCACGAGGGGGAAGAGAGGGGTATTGATGTTTTTCTTTGGGCTCTAATCGGTATCGTATTTTTCTTTCTTGTCGAGCGGTTTATTCATTGGTTCCATCATCACGAGGAATACCACGATGAAAAAGAAACTAAAACTACGCTCCCATTAATAATCTTTGGAGACACAATGCATAACTTCCTAGATGGAATAATAATAGCCGCAACTTTTATGGTAAGTATCCCCCTTGGAATCACAACCTCAATAGCAGTTTTTGCCCATGAAATACCTCAGGAAATTGGAGATTTTGGTCTAATGATTCATAAGGGTCTTAAAAGGAGCAGGATTATTTTAGTAAATATAGTCAGCGCCGCGGTAGCTATTCTGGGTGCGCTTTTAACCTATGTACTTGGAGAGAGTATCGAAAAACAAATCCCTGTTTTGATCGCATTAACAGCAGGTTTCTTTATTTATATCGCAGCCTCTGATTTAATCCCCGAAATACACCACGAAAGAAGAAAGAACTACATAATCTACGAAACGCTTCTATTATTATTCGGAGTGGTTCTCATCTGGTTTGCAACCTCCTCTCTCCCAGAATTATAGTAGCTTGCACTGAGCGAGCCCGCCTTGGCGGGGGAGTCGAAAGTGTGGACATTATACCAAAAAGTTCGGACTCATTTCCAGCAGAACCCCGAATGAAGCACGCGCGGAGCGCGTGGTGGCTCTGACCCAAATCGTACGCTCGACGAATCGCCCCGCCACCGCCTCGCTCCGCTCGGCAACCCCGAAAAAAAACACTCCTTGCATTTTGGTTTTGGCGGGGATGGATTTTTTCTGAAAAAGGAAAGGGTGTTTTTCTTTCGGGGTTCTGCCCTCCAAGTATTCGGGCAGTGTGGCAGGGCTTCTGCGCTCGGGCGCGGCGGAAGAGGGGTTCAAGGGGGGAATTCCGCCGCGCCCTCGCGTTGTTTGATTGCGCGAAAAGTGATAAAGTATAAAGTATTATGATGTCGGTTTCCCATTTAAGAAATTTTGCCGTCCTTACGTTGATTTCTTTTCTCGCCGTGGCGACGTTTTGTTTATGGGCAGCTACCGCAATGGCCGCCGACAACGAGATGAGCAATATGAACAACTGTATTCCCTCCGACGCCGAAGCAGTATTGTGTAGCACAAATGCAGAGAATCATACTTCAGCTTGGCAAAATTTCTTCAATATCATTCCGCAAAAAACTTTTGACTTGCTTTTGTTAGCTTTGTTGCTTGTTTTTGTTTCGGCCATATATAAAAACATCTGGCCGCGCGCGCCGGAAATAGTGAAAAGTTTGCTAGCAAGAAGCTACGCAATACTCGATATTATTGACCCCATAAAGCGAGCTTTAGCACGCGGCATAATCCAACCGAAAATCTATCCGTCTTACATCGGCTAGCGTTGAGTTCGCGTATTTTGCATGAACGCGAACTCGTATCGCTGGCTTTTTCGTTATTAACATCATTTCTAAATTTATGGAACAAGAAACCACACAACCAACAATACAAAAAAATAATCTCGCGGTGCCAATAGCAATTGTTATTGCCGGAGCGCTAATTGCGGGAGCCG
>Ga0156217_111_pt1 | contig 18565 bp, 16 predicted proteins | sample RifCSPlowO2_12_FD_107865 | JGI IMG/M metagenome (GOLD analysis project Ga0156217, IMG submission 107865) | Candidatus Levybacteria bacterium RIFCSPLOWO2_12_FULL_40_10 | reverse complement strand
GTAACTCTTTTGATTTTAGCAGAAAAATTGAGTCTTCCACTGATAGGAATAATTGCAGGCGCCGGTGGAGTTTTTGGAGATTTTATGCTATTTCGATTTGTTAAGGATAGGCTCGTCACTGAAATAAAACCTATTTATGACAGCATGGATCACAACCACCACTTAATAAAACTTCTTCATACAAAACATTTCCGCTGGATGTTTCCGGTTTTTGGGGCAATAGTGATTGCATCGCCACTTCCCGATGAGGTGGGCGTGACGCTCATGGGAATCTCAAAAATGAAGACCAGAACCTTTTTACTTCTTTCATTTATTCTAAATGTCTCAGGTGTAATTCTTGTACTCCTGGCCTCTCGATTCATAAAACTCTAACCGTAATATTTTTAATACAACTTGAGGTGATGACCAGCGAAGAAGGCAAAAATCACAATTGCCCCGGCGAAGGCTGACCAGGTAGCAAAATATACTGCATTTCTTACTTTTTTTGAACTTACATCTTGGGAAATCGTATATACGAGAAGCAATATTATTGTGTAAAGCGCCATCGCGAGTATGCTTTTTGAGACCCAGTGATGGCCCGATATCTCTTGTAGCCAACTCTTAAATGCCACGCTAAGCTCTGCAGATATGGTAATTGCCGTCACAAAAACAGCATTTATAAAAGCAGCAATTGATGAAGCATAAATAACACGAGATTTTTTCATTTTTATTGCAGCGCTCCCCAGCGTGCGGCCGATGAGATAATAAAGCCCATAAGACCGACTGTAAGTCCCAAAACGGCAACAAAACCTACCAATAAGAATGTTGAACGACGAATATTTAACTTTTGAAATTCATCCTGATTAAGAAAAGCAATTGTAATAGCAGTTATAGCAAGGGGTACGATGAAGAGGAAGATATGCTCTTTTGTTTCCATAATGATGTTGTGTGCCCAAGGCGCAAGACCGCTTTTAATCACAGGCTTAACCAAAGAGCCGTAATATGCCACATAGTAGTATCCTCCAAAGATCCAACTTAAAACAAATCCCACAACGCCGATAACTGCGGTTATGCGAATGTGTCTTGTGTTCCAAGTTCTGTTTTTCAGCTCACCAAAAAGCCATAAAAATGCATCAATTCCAACAATCGCAAACCCAAGATGAAGACCTATTAAAACAGGCTTACTTAAAAGAAAACCGAATACGTCCATAAAGTCATCGTATCAATATATTAATTCTTGGTCAAGCCCCGCGAGCTTGTTCGGTAGAGCGTAATCGGATATAATATTGAGGTCAAATGGAGGGTTCGCATAGAGGCCAATTGCGCGAGTCTTGAAAACTCGAGGGAGCAATCCCTTCACAGGTTCGAATCCTGTACCCTCCGCACACTCCGTTCTAGTTTTGGAGGGTGACTCAGACGGTCACGAGAGTGGTTTGCTAAACCACGCCCCGCAAGGGGCTAGTGGGTTCGACTCCCACACCCTCCGCCCTCATTTTTGTTGCCTTTTTGTTACCTTTTTATGAGGCTGGTTTGGTTGCCGCCGAACGGCTCTTGTGCTATCATGTATCCATGCCAGACAGCACAAAAGAAATTGTAAAACCAAGCGCTGAAGCGGTTACGCCTTTTGTTCCTCCTGAAGTTTCGCCTCATGTCGAAACAGTAAGCGATATGGAACATTTAGCAAGAATTCATTCAGAGCTTTCATCGCACGGTGTGGAGACAAGGGGAGAACTTACGCAAGTTTCAACAGAGCCTCAAGCTCTTGATTCCTCACAGTTCGAAATAAAATCAGAGGCTACAGTTAAACCCCCTAGAGCACAGGGACCTGGGAAATTTGATGATCCTTCTTTTTGGGGCTCAATATTTATGAGAAAACAACAGGAAAGGAGAGAACGTGCAGCTTGATGCTTTTTCGCAAGCCATTATTAATCTAGTCTTTGTTTTTCTCCTAGCCTTTTTAATGGCATCCGTAGTTATTGCGTGCCTGTTAGGGATTTTTTTGGCATTAGGGTTTTGGCGAAAATCCCAAGAAAGACACGAGAAGGCTCTTGACTCATCTCTTCTTGAGGTATCACTCCCACGCGAAAACGAGATAAAAATAGACGCTGCAGATCAATTATTCTCAGGTCTTACTTCAATCGCAGGAACTAAGGGAATTTTTGGATTTCTTAAAGTTCCCGACATTATATCTTTTGAAATAGTCGCAAAACCTCAAGATATAAGATTTTATGTTGGCGTGCCAAATAGGCTTCGCGACATGGTTGAAAAGCAGATTCATGGAAGCTATCCAGACGCGCAGATTCTTCAGGTTGAAGAATATAATCTTTTTGAAAATCCAGGTAAAATCGCCTACGCACAACTAAAGCTCTCAAAAGCTCATTATCTTCCAATAAAAACCTATAAGGATCTTCCGGTTGATCCTCTTTCATCAATTACAAGCACATTAGGAAAAATGCAGGAAGGAGAAGCTGCGGCTTTACAAATTTTGATAACCCTTACCGGCGACGCTTGGAAAAAAAGCGGCCGATCATACATTACAACCACTAAAAAGAGAGAGGCGAATCCTGAAACTGCAAAATACTCGGTTGATCAAAAAGAACTTGAGGCAATTGAGCAAAAGATTACAAAGCCCGGATTTGAAACGCATGTTAGAATCCTTACTGCTTCTTCAACAAAGGAATCCGCAGAAGCACATCTTACAAATATTGTGGGCTCATTCTCACAGTTCTCTTCTTTTAACTCCTTTGAAAAAGTGAAGCATAGATTGTTTAAGGGAATGGCAATGATTGATTTTATCTATCGTCAACTTCCGCTTGTGCCAAACAACCCCGGAGTTTTAACAACAGATGAACTTGCAACAATTTTTCATTTTCCAAATAAAACGGTTGAGACACCTGCTATCCATTGGCTAGGTGCCCGAGTCGCGCCTGCACCCGCAAATATTCCTTCCGCCGGATTATACACTGGGAAAAGCATTTATCGCGGGATCTCGCGGCCTGTTTATATCGGGGAGGATGACAGACGCCGTCATATGTATATTATAGGTAAGACAGGCGTAGGAAAATCAGAATTTTTAAAAGACATGATCTTACAAGACATTCGCGCTGGATATGGAGTTTGTTTTATTGATCCTCATGACACAATCGATATGCTCTTGCCTCTCATTCCTCCGGAGCGCGCAGAAGACGTAATTCTTTTTGATCCGGGAGACACGGAACGCCCAATGGGACTAAACATGTTGGACGTTCAAACCGAAGAGCAAAAAGACCTAATAATTACGTCAATAATAGGACTTATGTACAAATTATATGATCCTAATAAAACTGGCATTATTGGACCGCGTTTTGAGCATGCTATAAGAAATGCCATGTACACTGTTATGTCAGAGCCGGGGAATACTTTTGTTGAGGTTGTCCGAGTCCTAACCGATTCTTCCTTTGTGCAGGAGCTCTTGCCGAAAGTTCAAGATCCAATTGTTCGCCGCTACTGGACTGATCAGATTGCGCAAACCTCAGATTTTCATAAGTCTGAGGTGTTGGATTATATAGTTTCAAAATTCGGCCGCTTTGTCACAAACCGCATGATGAGAAATATCATAGGGCAATCAAAAAGCGCATTTTCACTGCGAGAAGTTATGGACCAGGGAAAGATTTTACTTATCTCTCTTGCCAAAGGAAAAATTGGAGAAGATAATTCCTCCTTCTTGGGTTTAATTTTGGTTCCAAAAATTCTTGCCGCAGCAATGTCAAGGCAAGATGTGCCGCAAGACCAACGTAGGGATTTCTATCTTTACGTTGATGAGTTTCAGAATTTTGCGACTCCCGATTTTGGACAAATTTTGTCAGAGGCCCGAAAATATAGATTAAACCTAACGGTTGCGAACCAGTTTATCGGTCAAATTGAGGAGGATGTTAAAAACGCAATCTTTGGAAATGTCGGAACATTAATTTCATTTCGGGTAGGAGTTTCTGATGCAAATTACCTGCAACATGAATTTCAACCGGTGTTTAACGAAGCGGATTTAATTAATGTTGAAAGATTCCATGCATACGTAAAAACTCTGATTAATTCTGAGCCTACCACGCCATTTTCATTGGACTTAACTCGAGATTTGGTTGCCGAGAAAAAGCTTGAAAATCCAAGAGTCGCAGAATTAATTAGAGAATTATCAAGACTCAAATACGGAAAACAAAAAGAATTGGTTGAGGCAGAAATTGCTAAGAGATCGCGATTATACGAAGTGCTTGGCGATATTCAATCAAGCGTTGACAAAGGCCCAGAAGGAAGGCTCGGACCTGGCGGCTCCATTTAGTAAGTATTCAGTATCAAGTATAAAGTATTAAGGTATAACCACTTGTCGGCTTCAAGTTTAACCCCAGTATTGGTATAATAAGCAAGCGTTTTAGAAATTTTTAGGCCCGTCGTTCAACGGTAGGACACGACTCTTATAAAGTCGACACGAAGGTCCGACTCCTTCCGGGCCTACAGATGTCTTTGGCTTGCCCCGTAGAAACGCTCTTGTGACGCGAGGCTGTAAGCCTCGGGAACAAGTAAGTTTTGTACGGGGTTCGAATCCAAGCGCACCCATAATTCTCTCGCACCTATAACATCTGCTATAATAGAATTTCCGATGGGAAGATTTTTCTTGCTCCTCCTTGTGGGTATTTTGTTCGCGTTCAAACTTTTTGTTGTTCCTCAAGTTTTCTCTGATGAGCTTGACGATATCAATAAAAAACTGACCGAACTTCAGGCAGCGCTTTCTGCCTCTCAAAAAGCAACGGCACCCCTTGAATCACAACTTAATAGCTTGCAAAAACAACTTACAGGTATAGAAAATCAGGTTGCCGCAATTGAGCGCGATTTGGCAGAAAAGAAGAAATTCATTGAACAAGGCTATCAAGAGCTTGAAGAGAGTAAAATTATTTTTAATAAAACCGTCCGCGACTACTACATAAAAAGCTATTTTCTCTCCCCTCTTCTCGTCTTTATTTCCCAGGCAGATGCTGCTGAAATGACTCGAATCATTATTTATCAAAAAAGAGATGCTGACCGCGATAAAGAAACGATAACCTCCATTGCATTAAAGATTGTTGATCTTGAAACGCGAAAAGCAAAACTTGAAGAGGAAGAAATAAAATTTGCGAGCATTAAAGAAAGGCTTGCACAGGAAAAGGGAGAAATCGAAAAAGTTGTAAAGGGCGCAAAAGCATATCAAGCAACATTGTCAAGTGAAATTGCAAAGTTATCTGCCCGCCAAAAAGAAATTTTAGGTCAAAGGCTTGCCGCATTAAACATTCCAAGATCTGCCGCGACCGCGGCTCCTGCCTGTGTTGATGATAGAACCCGCGATCCGGGATTTTCTCCCAGAATCGCCTTCTTCACCTACGGCGTCCCAAACAGAACCGGTCTTAATCAATATGGAGCGGACGGAAGAGCCCGCGCCGGACAGTCTGCAGAACAAATCCTTGAAGCATATTATGTAAATTACGAACTGAAAAAAGATTACTCCCAAGATATAAATATTAATGTTGAGGGATACGGCTCTTATAATATCGAGGAGTACGTAAAAAGAATTTATGAAATGCCTTCATCATTTGCAATGGAAGCCTTAAAAGCTCAGGCTGTGGCCGCTCGCTCCTATGCTCTTTCTTATACAAACAATGGAGCGGGATCTATTTGCACCACTCAATCCTGTCAGGTCTTTAAACCCGAACCTAAAGGCGGCGCATGGGAAGAGGCAGTGAACAGCACGCGCGGCTGGGTCATGGTTCAGGGCGGATCGCCAATTAAGGCTTGGTACTCTTCAACTCACGGCGGATATATTTTATCGACGTCAGAACTTCCAGGCTGGAGCGCGACCTCTTGGACAAAACATGCAATAGATACAACAACAGGCGCGGCCTCGGGATTCTCTGATCTTTTTTCAAATGCCTATGATCGCGAATCTCCGTGGTTTTATTGCGATTGGGGGTCTCGATCAGAGTATAATAAAACCGCCTGGCTTAAATCTTCTGAAGTAGCAGACATTATGAATGTGATCTTGCTTGCAAAAGCTGACTCATCCGCTGGAGAGCATCTTTATCAAACTGATAAGCCAAATCCTGCGGGTACCGATACATGGGATGAAGCTCGCGTTCGGCAAGAGCTCTCAAATCGAGGAGTAACTCCTTTTTCAAATATCTCAGACGTTTCTATTGGAGCAGATTTTTCGGCTGGCCGAACAACTTCTGTAGGTATCTTGGGGGACGGCGGATCACAAAGTTTTTCAGGTGATGAATTTAAAAACTGGTTTAATCTCAGAGCCCCGGCAAATATTCAAATCGTCGGTCCACTATTCAATGTAGAACGCCAATAAAAAGATCAAATAGTTGAATAGTTAGAATAAGCTAGAATAGTTTTTCGAGCCAGAACTATTTTAACCATTATAGCCATTTAGCTATTCTATTTCTGATATAATAATCTCATTATGCCAGGGGAAAATGGTCTTAGTGGTGAATTCGTTATTTCAGAACGGATACCGCAAGGTACACCAGAACCTTCCCACAAAAAATCCGTCCACTTTTATTCCTCGCTTGGAATCAATCCCGATAATGTAGTGTTTGAAAATCAGGAGGGAGATGAAGAAATAATGCTTCTCGTAAGACGAGATCTCATAACCAATGTCCCTTGGATTCTTACCGCTCTGATATTAATCTTTATTCCTCCGCTCCTTTTTCTTTTCAACGATTTGTTTTCTCCCTTTTTCCAGATTGCCATACAAACTCAAGTAGTTTCGGTCCTTTTTTATTATCTTGTTGTGGCCGGATTCATTTTGGTTGAGTTTACTATTTGGTATTTTAATGTAGGTCTTGTAACTAACAAAAGAATCATTGATCTTGATGTTTCAGGTATTCTTTTTAAGCACGCCAGTGAAACAAAAATTAATCTTATCGAGGACGTTTCTTACTCACAAGTCGGAGCTGTAAGATCAGTATTTAATTATGGGGACGTGTTAGTACAAACCGCGGCGACTCAAGCAAACTTTGAGTTTGACCGCGCGCCGGAACCGGCCAGAATTGTTCAAATTATTGCCGAGATGATAGGAAGAAAGCCACTAAAGTAACCGGGCGAAATGAGATCACCCCGATGAAAATCGGGATCTCTAATTTATGGAAATATTTAATTTTTTTCTTAAGATCTTTTCCAATCAGGATGCTCTTTTCAGAATCATTCTGATTATATTGATCTCTATATACGGCCTTTTTGCACTAATTCTTTTTTTACAGATTAGGAATTTAAACAGAATTATAAATCAAATAACATTCTCACCCATCTTTATTGTTTTTACGCTCGTACATCTTCTGGCAACAGTTGCGTTATTATTCTTTGCGGTGCTATTCTTATAGAGCATGGATCAAAATATTCTCTTATCAAAAGTCGTTGCAAATCCTACTGATACAACATGGGCTCAGGCTTATTCCACCTTAAATCTCTACATAGTTCTTTCCATAAGGTCCGAAGATGCCGAGGCTGGCATAGTAACGTCAGGTAAAGAATTGCTTGAAAAAATTCAGCGAGAATATTTCTCGCTTGATGACAAAAACATCACAAATATAAAAGGGGCATTAGACAAATCACTTGAAGGTATTAACAAAAATTCTATCTCTATTGTCCTTGCAACAGTGAAGGATAATGTTCTTTATCTTGTTATTGCAAACGAGGGAGAGATAATTCTTAAAAGAGACGGGAAAATTGGCGTGATCGCAAGGGGTGATGCGGACAATATTGTAGCCTACTCTGGGAATATAAAATCTGATGATATTGTTGTGCTTGAGACAGGAGGATTTTCAAAAAAGGTCCCTCTTAACAAATTATCAGGTATTTTGGATGACCGGGAAGTCTCGGAAATCTCAGAACACCTGGCCCCCCTAATTCATGAAAAATCGGAAGGGTCAGAAGCGGCAATTGTTCTTACGTACAAAGGCATTGAGGAACCTGCCTCTCGCGAAACGCAGGGTCCTGCGCCGCAAGAAGACGAATCCATTGAAGAACTTGGACATGAACGCGAAGGCGGGAAAATCAGGCTTCCCCAAATCAAAATTCCAACAATAAGCTTGGATCTTTTCAATGTGGGTAAAAAAAGATTAATAATACTGGGAATAATTCTCCTAAGCTTGTTGTTGATAGTAAGCGTTTTGTTTGAAAGACAAAGGCAAGAAAGTGCAAGCCGGCGAGAGCTTCTAGCCGAGATTTTGACACCCGCGCAAGAAAAATTTGACGAAGCAGAGGCTCTAATCAGTTTAAATAAAGGGCTTGCGCTTGAAGAATTTGACACATTAAAAACCACTCTAGAAGAATCGCGGGACAAATTTGCGTCCAACACTTCTGAGAGAAAGAAACTTGATGAGTTTATAGGAAAGGTAGAAAGTAAAATAGGCGAACTAGGAGCGGGCGCAACAATTGCTAATCAGAAAGTAGTTTTTGAAAATGTTGATTTGGTAATAGTTCGCGATGGCGCTCTTGTTGCAACTCGCGAAGATGGCAAAATTGCTCTTCTTTCAAAAGATGGGGAATCGGAGAAAGAAATCGACTCTGAGAATAAAGATGTTAAGGCAATTGCCGCCAATAAAGATTCTGTATTTTTGCTTGGGACAGAAGGCATTACAAGAACAACAAAAAGCTCGGGACAAACTCAAACAATTGTAGAAGATCCTGATACAACAGTTGCCCTTGATACATTTGGATCAAGCCTGTATGGGCTTAGCACATCTAACAAAACTGTAGATAAATATTCCGGGTCCTCTTTTGCAAGATCGGATTATTTTACCGAAGACATAACGCTTAGCAATCCCGCAAGCATGAGTATTGATGCTTCTATTTGGATTATCGATGGCGGCAAGGTAAGAAAGTTCACAAGAGGAAAGGAAGACACGTTTACAATTTCGGGCCTGGCAAAAAATCTATCGTCCGATTCGCTGATCTTTACAGACGTTGATTATGACAATATTTATATTCTGGATCGCACAAACGCAAGAATTATTTCTATTTCAAAGACTGGCGAACTCAAAAATCAGTATTCATGGAAAGATCTGTCGAAAGCCTCCTCTCTTGCAATTGATGAGGAGAGCGAAACAGCCTACGTCGTGACCGGAAACAAGCTTTACTCCTTCGATTTATAAACTCCATTGGGTGACGCGAAGTGATTTTTCACTTGAAAGTGATTCGAATGCAAGTTTAAATATATTTTCGAACTACATAAAACTTACATATACTTGCGTTCACATAGCGAAGAACGAGATAACGATATGGAATATTTCAACTAAAGGAAGCTGAGCGTCACTTTCAACGTGCGAAAATCACGAAGCGGCAGGACCCGATGATATAATGGATTGATGAGAATTGTTAATCGTTTTATAAAATCATATAAACCTCTTGAAAAGATTGAGGCTGGGATTGTTTTGCTCGGGAGCGAAGTAAAAGCACTTCGCGCTAGCCATGCCGACATCACTGGGGCTTATGTTCGAATTTCAGGAAGCGAAGCAAACTTAATCAATGCAAAAATTTTCCCTTATGAATTTTCTCGGATTGAAGGTTATCAAGAAGACCGAACACGAAAACTTTTGCTTCACAAAAAGGAAATTCTGGCCTTAAAATCAAAGCTCGACCAGGGAAAATTCACGATTGTTCCTTTGTCAATATATCTTAAGGACGGCAATTTTAAGCTTGAACTGGCCTTAGTTGAGAGCAAAAACAAGCGCGAGAAGCGCCGCGACAAGCGTCGAGAGGCCATCGAGCGCGAACAGGAGCGCGAGTTGAAAACCATCCTCTAGTGTGCTATAATAGCCTCATTGGGGATGCATTGCATCGACAGAATTGCTCTTTAAAAACTGCAAGCCGATAATGATACTAATCGTAAAAATGTATCAAAAATAAATGCTAACAGAAATGTTAGTCCGGCCTACAGCTACGCAGTAGCTTAAACTGGTGTTCATATCTAGATTTTTCCAAACGATCAGATATGGGCATAAACAAAGTTTGGATATAGACAAAGTTCCGATTTAGATTTTGTTCGAACAATTTAAATCTTAGTCATGTTCAATCCTTTCAATTGGAGTTTGCATGATGACAATAAATAATTGAATAAGCTTGTAGATGTTTTTATAGATGCTTTTTTGGACGGGGGCTCAAAGCCCCCCATCTCCACCGCGTCAAACGCGGCTTCGCACGAAGCAGCGTTTGTAAGGTGATCGCGTTGGACGCGACACTCAAAAGATATATTTTTATGTCAGAAACGTTTGACGTTTCAAAAAGATACTACGTATATATCCTCCATAGCCTTAAAGATAAAGGTTTATATATTGGCTTTACGACAAGTCTAAAGAATAGATTAACAAAACATGCAAGAGGAGAAATTAAAGCTACAAAATTCAGGCTACCTGTAAAGCTCATTTATTACGAATATTTTATAAATGAAGAGGATGCTAAAGCCCGCGAAGAATTTCTCAAAAGCGGCTTTGGAAGAAGACAATTTAAAGAAGCTTTAAAAAGGACATTATCGATGCTTTAAACCTCTCTCGCGAAGGTGACACCGAGGACTTTTTTTGCCCCTGCGCTTTTTAATACTTTTGCGGCTTCTTTGAGAGTCGCAAGACTTGTTGCAAGATCGTCTATGATTACTACGGCTTTAGGGATGTTTGCCGCCGGACCGGTGGGCCTCTGGCCCAGAAGGGGGGTTTTAGGATCTTTGCGAACCGAGAACGCATCTTCGACGTTTTTCTTCCGTTCCTCTTTATTTAATCTAAACTGAGGTTTTGTTTCTTTAATGCGAACTAAAATCTTAGGCTCTATTTTTAAATCGAAATACTTTGCGACAAAAGATGCTAGGATTTCCGCATGATTATACCCGCGCTCGCGCAGGCGCCTTGGGCTTAATGGAATCGGGATAATAACCGACTCGAATTGTTCGATGAAATTATAAAAAGCTTCATTTTGTGCTAGTCCCTCATTCATAATCTCGGAAATTATTTCTGCAAGCTTTGAGACGTACGGTTTATACTTGAATTGGCGGATTAACTTTCGAATTATCGAATTATAAATAACTGCCGATATCACACCATCTAATTCGCCTGAAACTGGCTCAAATGATTCATTGTATTTAATCTTGGCAAAACAGTCCGCACACAAAAAATCCCCAAATTTTTTACAATTTATACATTTCTTAGGAAAAAGAATATCAAGAAGATTCATCGCTCTCACAGCTAACTGCGCTGCTCCCACAATGCTGGCACTTTTCAAGAAGCTGATCCATAGGACGAACATTTATCTGGTGACAATTAGGACATTCAAACTCGCGATCTCCATATTTATCAGGCATTAATATACCGTTTATACTCGATTCTCCTGAAAAGAGCATGTTACTTGCGGTTGAACCGCAGCTACCCCGGGCTACTGGTGGCTCGAAACTGCGTGTTAAAATAATATAATCTAATCCCCCGCGAAGAAGAGTTCCATGACCACTGTTGCAAAGCTCTATTGCAGAATTTTCAAGAGCATAAAAAGTTCTTTGTTTTTCTTCGCGGGTTCCATTTTGTATTGCAAAAATAGTACGATCAATAAGAGGCCCAAGTATTCTTATGGCCCCCTCAAAATCCTTCTGTTTTTCAGGATTTGGAGAATAAGAGAACCCTTGCTTTAGAACGTGCTCTATATATGAATCAGAGACTTCTCTATTTACAACGCGCGGGGATCTTAAAAAATCATCGGCATGTTGAAGATCAAATCTTGCTCCGGTCAAAGTGGTCATTGCCCGATTATATTGTTCTATTGTTGGATTATCGACTCTCAATGCCGCCATCAGAATTTTCCCACTCTGTATTCTTCCTTTATAAATAAATCCATAGTTTCCATATCCCTCATCTTCTGGCCCAGGCGGACTCCCCCAGAAAATAGTATCGCCTTCTTTTGCCTGTTTTAATTGACTCTCAAGGTTTACTAATCCTAATGTTTCGTTTTCTTCCCGATGCGTTGGGTCTTGCCGTAATTTTTTCTTTGCTATTGCCCTGCGAGATTTTTCAAGCATCGTCTCGCCATCAGAGGTGAAGATTGAAGTCCCACTATGATTCCTTGAGAAAAACAAGCTATATTCGTATTTAGGAATTTCAAAACGATATTCACCTAAGTATGAAATTATATCTTCTTTAATCGAGGACTCTGAATGTAAACCTTCTTGGTACTCTAAATTAAAAGCATTAGATCCAACTATTTCGTACCTTTCTCTTTCGGCAACTGCTGGCATATTATCTTTCCCAAATCCTTTCTTTTTTCCCTTCAATATGATTTGCGTAACGCGCCATAGTGAAAAACAAATCGGAGAGCCTGTTTATATATTTAAGTAGTCTCACATCTATCTTCTCTTTTTTAGAAAGTTTCACAATTTGCCTTTCTGCCCGTCTGGCAATTGCCCGGGCATTCTGGAGAAAACTCCCGGCCAATCCGCCATCAAGAAAAATAAAGTTCGCAAGCTTTGGCATCTTGTTCGTCATTAGATCGATTTCTTTTTCGAACCGATTAGTTTTACCTATCAAATCTATCTCTTCGAGAGTGTCAGGAAGGTCGGCAAAATAAGAACCAATGTAAAAAAGGGATTTTTGGACCTCTAAAATTAAGTCACGAAGATATGCTATTTGTTTATTTTTCTTGTGAGGAAGCGCTGCAAGCGCTAGCCCCAAAATAGTATTTAGCTCGTCAACGGTTCCGTATGCTTCGACACGGAGATCATGCTTCCAGACTCTTTTTCCTGAAAAGAGCGATGTTTTTCCGCGATCCCCTGTCTTTGTATATATAGGCATAGTTCAACTATTGCTCACAAAAAAACCTCTCGATAACCCGAGAGGAATTCTTCTTCGCTTAACCCTGCTCGGGGATGAAAGTATATATTGTTTTCTGGATATTACAGTACCGGCAGTTCCGCCGACTTTCACGGCGATTACCAAATATATACTCTTATTTGAAACTAATTGCTAATTGCTAACTTAACATTCACTATAGCCGCAGCTATAGCATTTTTTGCATCCCTCTTCATGCGCGAGCGTTGCTGCTCCGCATGAGGGACAAAAATCAAATGCGCTATGCGTCGAGGTCTCACTCCCAATACTTAATTGTTCCATAACAACTGTCTGCTCTGCCGCCTCGCTTTGCGATTCATTTAGCGCAGTCGCAGGACTTGCTATACCATTGGCACTTGTGACGATGCCATTTGTTTTTGCCACAATTCCGTTTCCGTTTGCGCCATTCGATACCGAAACTACCTGGCCGTTTGTTACGGTATTTTCCGAAGTCTTTAGATCACGAACTATCCCGTTGACTGAAAATCCAAATTCCTCTGCTAAAACTTTTGCTACAGCATCAGGCACAGACCGAACCCTGTTTTCTCCAAATCCGATTGTTCTCATGCCGCCGATTCCCGAAAGCTGTGCGACAATCTGTCTGACGCGTTCTCGTGCCGGTATAGGACTCTGAAGGCGAAGAGTCAGGGAAATCATTCGGCCCAAAGCATCAGTCATGGCAGCAACATCAGAACCTGATTTGCCAATGGTTATAAAGGCTTCAAAGGGATTTCCTCCTTCATCTTTATTGATAGTAATGAATGCGTCTCCAAGTGGCGTTTGGGTTTTGTAAGTCAAGCCATACATAACAGGCGGCCTCTTTGTAACCGGTGGGGCTTTTACTTCAACCTTTGGAGCTTCTTCCTTCTTCTTATCATCTATGCGTTCCAAGACCCCTGCGCGGGATCCTTCTCTCATATATGTAACGCCTTTGCAACCAAGTTTGTATGCCATGTTGTAAAGCTTTTTTACTTCTTCAACTGTGTGGGCATTAGGCGCATTAACTGTTTTTGAAATAGATGCATCAACATATTTTTGAATTATTGCCTGAGCCCTGACATGATCTTCTGGCGTCAGATCATTCGCCGACACAAAGAAATCGGGCCGCTCAATTTTGCCTGCCTCAATATCCTTGCCGTGTTTTTTATACCATTGTTCATATAAGTAGTGGCGGACAACATGCTCGCCTATTCTATCGCGCCTCACAAATTCGAATTCAAAAACCGGCTCAATTCCAGAGGTTGTATTAACAAGAAGAGATGTTGACCCGGTTGGCGCTTGCATAAGAAGTATGGAATTTCTAATGCCTTTTTTCTTAATTCCATTCTGAATATCAGCAGGCAACAGTTGTATGAACTTGCCCTGAGGATAAAGTTTTTTGTCAAACTTTCCAAAAGATCCTTTCTCAGCGCCAATTTCAACTGAGGTCCTATACGCCTCGTCTCTTATAATTCTATAAACGCGATCGATAAACTGAAGGGATTCAGGTGACCCATATCTTAAATGAAGCTTAATCAAAGCATCTCCAAGACCCATTGTCCCAAGACCTATTCTTCTTTCTCCTTCATATTGGGTCTTTTTGATCCCATCAAAAATATAAGGATCCATTTCAATAACATTGTCTTGAAATCGGACAGCGGCCCGAGTGACTTTCTTAAGTAGAGAAAAATCAAACTTTCCCTTCTTGTCAATATTATCGCCGTGAACAAGAGCTGAAAGATTAATTGATCCAAGATTGCAAACTCCCCACGGCGGCAAGCCCTCCTCTCCGCATGGATTTACGCAGTTAATTCGGTTCCAATACCAATTATTGTGCAGTTTATTGTATCGTTCCATGAAGACAACTCCCGGCTCTGCAGATCTCCAGGCGGCCTCGGCAATTAGATCCCACATGTAGCGCGCTTTGATAGTCTTATGTTTTACAACCTTTTTGCCCATTGCACGCCATGTGTATATATCTCCGTCCCATTTTGTATCATACTCGGGATCTCTTCTGTCCGGAAAGACAAGGTCCCAATCTCCATCGCGCTCAACCTGCTCCATGAAAGAATCTGAAACACAGACAGAAAGGTTTGCGCCATTTATACGGGAAAGATCTTGTTTAACAGTAATAAATTCTTCAATATCAGGATGCCAATCCCAGAGCATAAGCATTAATGCCCCTCGGCGACTACCTCCCTGTTGAATAATGTCTTTTGTTGCAACGGAGAAAAGTTCTGCCCAATTGCAGGGACCTGAAGAGAAGCCGTTTACTTTTTCAACGCGAAACCCGCGCGGTCGCAAGGAAGAAAGATTTATTCCGACTCCCCCACCGCGAGCCATAATCTCTACCATTTGCTTGAGGGTTTCAAGAATCCCTTCACGTGAGTCTTTGGGGGATGGAATTACAAAGCAATTATAGTAGGTAACTTCAAAACCGGTCCCAGCGCCTGCCAAAATTCTTCCTCCGGGAACATATTTAAAATCCTGCATCGCAGAATAAAATTCCTTTTCCCAGCGCTTCTTATTTTGGGAAGTTGTCTCAACACCGGCAACAGCCGCGGCCACTCTCCTCCACATGCGGTCAGGGGTTTTTTCGAGAGCCTTCCCCTTCTTATCTTTTAAAGAATAGCGATCCAAAAATACTTTTTGCGAAAGTCCTTGTAATTTCATAATAGAATTTGGTTATTTGATAAGTTTTTTTAATTCTTTCTCAAAGTCCTCAAGATCTACGAATCTCTTGAAGACGCTTGAAAACCTTATGTATGCTACTTTGTCAAGCTTCTTAAGTTTTTGAGCAACCATCTGACCAATTTTCTTTGCTTCTATTTCAACCGACTCGCCAGATATTAACTCTCTTTCAACCTCGTCTACTATATTATTAATCGCATCAAGTGACACCGTTGTCTTCTCGCAGGCTTTCATGAGTCCTTGCCGAAGTTTCTCTCGATCAAATTGCTCGCGCCTTCCGTCCTTTTTCTTGACAATAAGAGTGATGTTTTCTATCCGCTCGTAAGTTGTATAACGCTTGCCGCATGAAAGGCAATTTCTTCTGCGCCTTATATTTGTTCCATCATCCGAGACCCTTGTTTCAACAACTTCAGAATCTTCACTTTTACAATAAGGACACTGCATAATTAAATTCTAAATTACAGAAATTAGTTGTTAGAAATTAGATATTAGTTATGGAAATTAGATATTAGAAATTGGTATTTAATCTATTTTCTATTTTCCAACTTCCATTACTATTTTCTATTATCTATTAACTATTTTCTGCTTAATTGGGCTGGTTGTTCAAGGTGCAAACTACTAGATATAGTGTCAACTAAAATAGTAGAACACTATATCAGCCGTGTCAACTATCAAGTTGTATATCAAACTATGGCAATCGATGTTTTAGCCTCGTTTTGCGGTAATAGTCCGCCGGTTGGCGGATGGGACGAAAAAATTAGTTGGGCACTTTGTTTTTGTGTGTAAAAAAAATGATCTAACTAGGGAATTAGATTGTTACTGCAGGATAAGGCTATCTACGGATCTTTCAAATTCTACCATTCTCGCACCCTCTGCCCGAAGCTGGCTTGCAAAGTCTTTTGAGAGCACATTCTCCATCATAGGCAGCACCAGTTGGTGTTTAACAATAGACTTTTTCATATTATGTAAAACTGTATCAATATCTTTCCCCATCTTTTTGGCTTCCCCGGCGCTTGATACTGCATTATGGAAATAGTTATTGCTTTTTGAAAGAGTTGAAATTGAAAGTTGTCCTTTTCCCTTGTCTGCTAAAAGTTGTGCCGCATAAATTCTTTTGTCCGATGTTAAAAGATTAAACTCCGCTTCTTTTACAGGATCTGACATTAGCATTAAAATTATCCTGTCTCGGAGAGCCTTTAGAAAATGCAACGGATTGTCAGGTAAGATTCCAGGATAGGGCAACGGGTACTCATCTATCTCAGGCTGCGAACTTTGCGTGGCTTCTTTTTCTTTCTCCATTTGTTTATCTTCTGACATGAGGGCTTCCGTGGGCGAAGGAGAAAGTATAGGCTTAGTTTGGGCAAGTGTTTTTGAAGGAGTACTTAAATAAAAGAGGGCCAGGAGCAGTAATCCCAAGACAACTTTTTTCATTTAATGAAGATTTTGATAATAATAACCCCAACCACACCAATTGTCAAGAAGCGTAGCGACAGAAGACACCTCTAAAATCGCTCCGTGAGCCGTGTACGAATAGTACTGTCCCGACGAATTACATTCGTGCGGGATCCCGACCGAAAAATATCGGCGGGAAAAAGGCGAACGGTAAGATTAGCGGGGTCAAGCCAACTATTTGACATTTACGATATTTTTAGCCCATACTAAAAATAGACTTATTAGAAAATAGTTGTAAGAAATTGGAAAATGGTTATGGAAATTTGAACTTGGAGAATAGTATTTGTTTCTATTTTCTATTCTCTATTTTCTATTACTAATTTCTATTGTCCAAAAACCAATTTCTAAATACTAAAATCAATTATGATATTTAAACTGCTCTCTTTATTCGTTATTCTTTATTCATTGTTCCTTATTTTTGTACCAAACGCGAATGCTCAATTCCCAAACCCTAATGCAAATTACCTCAACACAAATCCGGACGTCCCGCAGAATTTCCATACATACACCCAAAGCGTCTTTATTGAAATTATCGCCGCAACTTCTTGTCAACTCTCAGGAATTGATCCCGCCAATCCTGGTAATAAGTGTCTTGGAATAGATCCAAATACTGGAAAAATAGGATTTGTTGAGGGAGGAGGCGGAGCGCTTGGAATGTTGGGAAATCTTATGTCGGCAACTTTTTACATTCCTGTCTCAACTCATGATTACGGAAGCTATGTTGCTTCAAATTTTGGCATAGTTAAAAAAACATATGCGCAAGGACCTGAGGGAAGCCTAGGTTTTAATTCCCTTACGCCCACTCTTAAGCTCTGGCAGGCTTTTAGAAATTTGACTTATCTTCTCTTTGTAATTGTTTTTATAATTGTGGGTCTTGGAATAATGTTTAGAATAAAAATTGACCCCAGAACCGTTATGACAATGCAAAATCAAATTCCAAAAATTGTGATTGCTCTAGTTTTGATTACCTTCTCTTATGCAATCGCAGGGTTTTTAGTGGACCTTATGTATGTCTCAATCTACTTAATTATGACAATATTCGCCGAGCAAGGAATTGACCCAACAAGTATGTTGGCAAGTAACCCCTTTGCGGCAGCCGGAGGATTTGGCAGCGCCCCGCTCACCGGAAAGGACATGGGGATATCTGGAATTGCAGAAGGCGTTGCTAAAAGTATCTCAGGGATTGTGCGATCTATATTTGATGGTACTCTTGGGAATGTTTTAGCAGGAATTGTCGGCGGAATCTTTGGAACCGTGTTGGGCGGCGCAGGAGGTGGACTACCTTCAGTGCTAGGTAAAGTAGCTAAGGCTGCTGGCAGTTTCGGAGGGATCCCTGGGGCGGTAGCAGGTTTTGCAATAGGTTTTGGGGTGAATGAACTGTCTGGAAATAGAATTCTGGGATTTTTTGCAGGTGCAGTTACGTACCTTATTATAATAATCGCAATTTTTGCAGCGCTCCTGCGTCTTTGGTTTCAACTTATTAAATCCTATATCTACGTCCTCATAAATGTAGTCCTTGCCCCCTTTTATATTGCCTCGGGGCTAATCCCGGGAAGATCTGGTTTTGGAACGTGGATAAGATCAATATTATCAAACCTCTC